>Ga0076211_111_pt1 | contig 15144 bp, 9 predicted proteins | sample RifGroE2_FD_68264 | JGI IMG/M metagenome (GOLD analysis project Ga0076211, IMG submission 68264) | Parcubacteria (Nomurabacteria) bacterium GW2011_GWE2_40_10
AACCCTTGGCTGATTGACATTACCAAGGAAACCTTGATCTTTCGACGTGATGCGTTCTCAGCATCATTGCGGTTACTTGTGCCAACATTCTTACTTCCAAACGCTCCAGAGGCCCTCACGGGTCCTCCTTCACTGCGGATTGGAACACTCTCCTACCACTTTAGGCCCCCTAAGGGGATTAAAATCCTCAAATTCGGTAATATACTTAGCCCCAATTATTTTCGACGCAAAATCTCTAGATGAGTGAGCTGTTACGCTATCTTTAAAGGGTGGCTGCTTCTAAGCCAACCTCCTCATTGTTTGAGAAACTTCACCTTCTTGTCTTACACTTAGTATATATTTAGGGACCTTATTTAGAGATCCGGGCTGTTTCCCTTTTGGCCAATGGAGCTTCGCCCCCATGGCCTAACTGCCAAGCTATGGTCTCTGGTATTCGGAGTTTGATAGGTCTCACGAGATTGCTCCCTGTTGAGACCTTCCAGTGCTCTACCCCCAGAGAAAACACTTGACGCTAGCCCTAAAGCTATTTCGGAGAGAACCAGCTATTACCAGGTTCGATTAGCTTTTCACTCCTTACCACAAGTCATCGGAAGACGTTGTACGATCTACCCGTTCGGACCTCCATAAGTCTTTCGACCTACTTCATCCTGCTCATGGCAAGCTCACCTGGCTTCGGGTCTTATGCATTCTACCCGTATAAATAAATATACAGTCGCGCTATTAACACTCGGTTTCCCTTCGGCTTTGTTGTTTTAGTCAACTTAACCTAGCAGTATGCATAAACTCGTTGGCTCATTCTTCAATAGGCACGCCGTTCTCCATCCGAAGACGGAGTTCGACTCCTTGTAGACATACGGTTTCAGGTCTATTTCACCGCCCTAATCGGGCTGCTTTTCACCTTTCCCTCACGGTACTAGTTCACTATCGATCTCCATTCATGTCCTGGGGTACTCAAGAATAACAATAAAAGAGATAAATTATTTTCGCAGACGGGACTATCACCCTCTATGGTGCCCTTTTCCAAGAACTTAAGCTAATAATTTATTTTTTGACTCTTCTTTAAATAAATAAAAATTGTTACCTTACAACCCCCGAGTATTGCTACTCGAGTTTGGGCTTCTTCCTTTTCGCTCGCCGCTACTTAGGAAATAACTATTGTTCTCTACTCCTCCTGGTACTGAGATGTTTCACTTCCCAGGGTATGCTCCTTGAACATAAAGCTCAAGGTTGTAGAGGTTTACTCTACAGGGTTTCCCCATTCGGAAATCTCCGGATCAAAGACTGCTTTGCGTCTCCCCGAAGCTTATCGCAGCAACGCCACGTCCTTCATCGCCTCTTAAAGTCAAGGCATCCACCGTACGCCCTTAAATTTCCTGTTAAGAAATTTGAAATCACGACCGCTCGCTACTAAAAGTTTTCTACGACTTTTTCCTGTCTGGGCTAAAAAGACCCTCCTCAAAACCCGACAGTTTTTCAATTTTCAAAGTGTCAATTCGTCCTGATTTTACAAACAAAAAACCGCCTTTTAGGCGGCCTACAGACAAAAAAGAAGTCTGCTATTAGCGCCGCCTTTTTAAACTGTTTCTTGTGATATTCATACTGATTAAAGGAGTATAGACGAAACCAAAAAAGATGTCAACTGTTGACATCTTTTTTGTGAATATCTAATAGAAATCTTTTTAGCCTCTATGAGAAACCTCTTCCCCGAGCTTAGCGATAAATCGAGAAGCTGCCTCTTTGCCACCCAAGCCGAAGGCCAGAGCACCACCGAGTGAGAGCATCGCAATGATGCCGGTAAAGAGAACACTCATGTAGTAGTCTGCTATCCCAAGCTGGCCTAATGCAATTATAAAAGCAAAAACCCAAACAGAATACTTAGCTAAAGCGCCAAGCATATTGGATGAAGTCAAGCTCATAGTTCTTGCTGTAGTCATAACTACCTTAGAAAGACCTTCAGAAACAAGCGCGGCAATTATCAAAACAAAAGCCGCAACCACAACTTTAGGCAAGAAGCCTAAAACATCATCTTTTAAGAATGAGGCGATGTAGTCGAGTCCCAGTAAGTTGAGCGAAGGCAGAAGGAAAACGACGACAACAAACCACTTTGTAACTTGTCCGACAAAGCGACCGCTATCGAAATTTATCCCTGCTCTCCTAAAGAAGTCGTCTGCTCCGATAGACTTGAAAAGGCTGTCTATTTTCAAAGCATTAAAGACCTGCGCAATGGCCTTGGCAATTATATTGCCCAAAACCCAACCTATTATAAAGAAGACAACCGCCATTAAAAACTTCGGAGTGAACTGAACCACTCCCCACCACAAATCTTGAAGTGAGGCGTTAAAAACGTCACCCCATGTAAGCCAAATGTTACTCATAATGAAAAAATAAGCTAATAATTAAACCTTTTTAAGTTTCGACCTTATTAAAGTTCTATATATCCATTATATCAAATTTCAGGCCTTTTTTAAGGCTTGCGAAGAGGACTTTGTGGATAACTCCCCAAAGCCTTTTGCCTGCAAAATAACCTCATTTGGGAAGTCCAGAATGTCTCGAATGAGCTTATCATACATATTTAACCTATAAATAAACTCCTTAGTGTCAAAAACAGCGTAAACGAGCTCCATACCTATCAAAGCCTCGAGTTTACGAACTCCTTTTTCAATTTCACCTTTTTTAAGCTTATCTCCGACAATAAGCAAATCCACTCGGCTATTATCGCTTTTAATAAATACGCCGGAAATAATAAGAAGCTTCACTCGCCCGATATTTTTCAAATTATCAGATATAGTTTGCTTGTTTAACGTGTCAGACCGCACCAAGAGCTCTTCGAATTCCGGAGCGTATTTAAAAAACGAATTAAAGTACCACTCGGGAGACAGAGACGAACGCTTTCTGATAAAATTAACAGAAGCAAGTAGCTTAACTTCTCGGCGAACAACTTCCGGACTGACTCGGCTTCTTTTGGCAATATCTTTAGTTTTAAAGCCTTTGCCGCGATTAAGCAAAAATAGCTTCATTATTTTAACCCGAGCTCCACTCCCTAAAATTTTCTCTAAAATTTCCATATATACTAGAAACTGCGTTTAGTTGTTCCGGAGTCTACTGCCAGAATAAATTCCTTAGTAGCGGACTGAAAGCCGGTTATACTTGAATTAAAAGAAGCAGTAAGAGAAAAATGGAAAATTCCGTACATGGTCGGTGTCCCAGTTATAACCATGCCATGATCGCTAGATGACAGTGATAATCCATAAGGCAAGTAGCCAGATGATACTGACCAATTATAACCGTTACTATTATAACCAACAGGCAAAGTTCCCCCAGAAGCATCTATGGCAACTTTATAGCTAGTTCCAACTGTGGCATTAGGAAGAGGAGAAGGAGTATCAATCGAAAGGTTATAAACCTTCGTACTACTAACATTAACTCTAAATTTTAAAGAGTCTGTGCCACCACGACAATCACTCACCGAAACCGTAACTTCGTAGTTTCCGACACTGGCCCAAGTATAGCTAGGAGAAAAATTATAATTTGTCCCGTTTTGTTTAACTCCGCCAACGGGGCAAGCAATCCCAGTTGAACCCCCGCTTGTGCCGTATATGCCGCTATATTTCGCATAATCTCCCCAATCAACAGACCAAGAAAGGTCATCATTTTCAAGGTCTGTCGCCGTAAAATTAAAGCTGGCTGACTGTTCAGCTAAAATGGTAGCCTGAATAGTAGAAGAAACTATCTTTGGTGGGTTGTTTGTTAAAATGGCAGGTATAACTTTAAAATACGAATCACTTGAATCACAAATAGCAGTACCGGACTGGCAAATCTGGATTGTGTAAGCGCCCGTGCCTACTTCAAAATTTGAAGAACATGGTTTGCTAGTTGTACAATTTGGAATACTCCAGTCGTACGAATACCCATAGACACTACTAGCAATGATACGTGAGGTAATGTGGTAGTCAGGACAAGCTTGACTGGTGCAAGAAGGGTTGTAGGCGACTAACTTAATGTCATAAAGTTTAACAGAGATGCAGTTTGCTCCTTTCGGACAAGTAGTGGTGCTATTGTCTTGCCATGTAATTGTCTGTGTCGCTCCTTTTTGTAAATACTCCCCGCCATTTGGCGAAAGAACAGAAACGGAAGAATAATAATTTGTTCCGCCTACACTGACAGATAGGCTAGCTTGCGTAATTTGTCCGGCATCATTGGTTACGGTAAATATTGGTGTATATGTGCCGGCTTGCATATAGCTATGCGTAAAAGTCGCTACTTGCTCTCTAGCCATAGGAGCAGATAAACTATTTTGAGTTGTTTTATAATATTCATCCCCCCAAACAACTGAATAAGCAAGACTCCTCCCGCTTGAATCAGAAGCTTTTACCACCCAAGTCCCCGCTTCATTTATTTTTAGCGACTGCGGCCCGCTAATTCCGCTAATGACAGGGTAGCTTGACTGTGGCTTGCAAAAAGATAGGTCAGGGCGTATTTTACATGGGTCTTCTATGACGATGGGTGGTACTGGTGGCGCGGTAATATCGTTATCGTCTTGAAAATCTTTTACTGCTCTCGCTGTTCTTTTGCCGTAGTTGCCATCAATTTTACCTAAGTAATAACCTAAGTCTCTTAAAAACTGTTGCAACATTCTAACATCATCTCCTTTGGAGCCAATGGCAAAACCATTTTTGAGTAAATCATTAAACTTCAATACATCGCCGTCTTCTGAAGAATCAGCTCCTCCGTTAACTTCCATTTTTGTGCCACTGCAAGGCTGGCCTGTTGCTGAACTAAATAAGTCCCCAGGCGCACAATTTGTCGCACTAGCAGAATTAGCATTAAAACCTAATAAAGTAATAAATAAGACGAAAGCAAATAAAACAGACGTATATTTTCTCATATACGTCTACTTTACTACATTTTTTGTATTTAGCAAGATTATTTTAACTCTATCTGGCCACACATAAATTCCTGCTGGAATTTTGTGCAGCCCCCGCCTCGGCGCTTGAGAAGTCATCCCATGACTTCTCACACCTGCGGCTCAAAATTGAGCTATTTAAGCTCAATTTTGCCCCCCGCTTCTTCAATCTTTTTCTTAAGTTCAGTAGCTTCAGCTTTCTTCATACCCTCTTTTAGAGTTGACGGAGCAGCGTCCACTAAATCCTTAGCATCCTTCAGACCAAGGCCTAGGATTTCTTTTACTATTTTCATCACGGCAATTTTCTGTTCGCCAGCTGAAGCAAGGACTACGGTATACGCACTCTGCTCTTCGGCGGCCGGAGCTCCGGTCGCGCCAGCGCCGGCGGAAGCTACAGCGATAGCAGCCGCAGACACTCCGAACTTTTCTTCTATTGCCTTAACAACTTCATTCAATTCTAGAGTTGTGGCCTTGTCCAACCATTCCAATAATTTATCTTTATCCATCCCGTTAGAGGCAGATCCCGATCCGTGTATTGATATACATAGAAATTTTTCTACCACTTAAATTTAATTTTATAATTTTAATAACATCTCCCGTTCGTGGATCGTGGCCTCTAACGGGATCATATTCCTAATTTATTTCCCCTTTGCTACTTCACTTACCGCAAATGCAAAACGCTGCATAGGGCTCTTAAACAAGAATGCCAATTTAGAAAGTAACACTTCCTTACTTGGTATTGTCGCCAATTCCATCATATATGCTCCGTCTACAAACTTTCCATTAAATATCCCCCCTAGGATACTCAACATCCCCTTATGAGTTTTTTGGAAGTTGTATATCTCGCGCGGCACTATTGTAGTATCCCCGCCTGCATCGCTATGCGAAGCATTGCGGGCAGGTTTGGAATATGCAATGGCGACCTCTCCTGCCAATTCTGGAATCTCACCCTCGGCTTTGCCTTTTAACGCCCGAGCAAGAAGAGTCTTCCTAGAAACTTTGTACCCCACTTCTTTGTTTCGTAGTTCCCGACGCAAGACTGTCTCGTCAGCTACTTTCAGACCATGGAAGTTTACAAAGACAAGAGATTCTGAACCTTTTATGGCTCCTTCCAGCTCTTTTATCATTTCCTCTTTTTTTGATTTTTGTAACATAATTCTTTAATTTTCAATTAAAAAAACGGCTTACGCCGTCAAAGATATCGACCCACTAAACAGGACTTAAATGTTCGCCTGTCTTCTTTGCGGTAAAGCTACTATAACATATTTACTCTACTTTGCAAGATAAACAGCTAAGAGCCCTAGTGCTATCATAATTGCAAAAATAATCAGAGTCTTAAAAAAATGTTTGTTTATCATGGTTATATTATAACACAAAAAACCACCCTTGGATGGTTTTTTGTTTGTAATTCCCCTCTTGAGGGGTGGCGCTTGCGCCGAGGTGGAAAATTCATCCACCTCCCCCTAAAGGGTACTCCTCAAAGAGGAGAATAATTACTTCTGAATCAGAATCGTAGAAACATTTTGAGAAGTATCGCAGTCTACGTACCAAGTGGCAGGCAAACTAGCACTGGAAATATTCACAATCTTAAAACCGTAAGCTTTGATGGTGAAAGTAGAGCCAACTTTGACAGTGCGAGCAACCGGAGCGCGATTGTCTATCATAATATTCGTATTATTTTTGAACGTCATTCTGTCTGGACTTGCTTGACAAGCATTATCAAGCTGGATACGGGCATCTTTGTATTTTACTAAAGCACTCTGATAGCTGATAGATGCTGCAGGACTGGTAGCATTCACACTGCCAGTAGTCGTGTCCTCCACCGCTGTCTCGCTATTATCTACGACAGGGAGAGGACTACTTTTAAATGACCAAAGTCCGAGCCCAACGAGAGCTACAACAACTACTAACTCAACTAATATTTTTGTATCTTTTCCCATCCCGTTAGAAGTCATACTAACTTTATTAAATCTTTAATATAATTGTATAACTTTAATTAATCTGATAATATAATCCCGAAAGTTGACTTCTAACGGGACCCATAAAATTTATTCTAGTCTTTCTCGGCTTCAGCCTTCATCGCCGCTTTGGTTAGCTTGCCGACGAGACCGTCAGCTACTAGACCATTGTCTGCTTGCCATGTTTTTATCACAGCAATCGTCTTTGGACCTAGTTTACCATCAAGCACTAGACTAAGATTCAATTTGTCATTCAAGAATCTTTGCAATTCCTTGACAGCCTCACCTTGACTACCACTTTTGAGGGTGGAAGCGCCGAGATTGTAGGAACCTGTAGATTGAGAAGTTGAAGCTGGAGTAGACGGTGTCGTCCCAGCGTTCATCATCGCCTTTGTCTTAGCGCCAATGAGACCGTCAGGGACTAGACCATTGTCTGCTTGCCATGTTTTTATCACAGCAATTGTCTTTGGACCTAGTTTACCATCAAGGGCTAGACCAAGATTCAATTTATCATTCAAGAATCTTTGCAATTCCTTGACAGCTTCGCCTTGACTACCGTTCTTGAGAGTCGTCGTGCCAAGGTTGTAAACTGTGGCTGGAGTTGCCGGGGTGGCTGGGCTTACTCCTGGAACCGCAGGGGTTGCCGGGGTAGCCGGGGTGACCGTTGCCGCAGCGCAGGCTTTGCCTGTGGTAATGCTGAACTTTGCTCCAGCCGCACAGCCGGTGTCAACTGTAACTACAGGAGTGACAACAACGGGAGTGACTATAGCGGCCGCTGCGGGAGCTCCACCGCCAGTGCTAGCGACAGGAGCGGGAGTTCCGCCGCCACCTGAAACAACAGGTACTGTAGATACGGCTGTTGAGGCAGCCGATTCATCGCCGGTAGAGTTAACAGCGCTAATTTTAAAGTAGTAAGTTGTACCAGCAGTCAACCCTGTAGCCGAATAATTGGCGACTGAAGGAGAAGCCAATAATGGGAAGCTTGAGTTGTCTGTGGACTTGTAAACATTATATGTAGAAGCGCCACTGACTGCGCTCCAAGTTAAGTTAAGAGTCGTGCCATTACCAGCATTAGAAAGAGCCAGTCCAGTTGGCGTATCTGGGGCTGACCCGCCGGAAGCCACCAGTGGAGCAAAGTCGGACAAGTGGGAGACTGTAGCAGTCAAAGTATTGAGCTCGGTATCCACCGTGGTGGAAAGAGTATCGTAAGTCTGATTCGCGTCATTCCATACACCAATCACCAGTGATGCTTCAGTCGTGCCAGAAGGCAGATCTGCTTCGGTATATGGAATAGTAATTGTAATTTCATCGTTCAAACTAGAAATCGGTGAGCCGTCAGAGCCTACTGCGTTTATTGATACTGCGTTTTTGGAAAGAATAGCGCCGGAGGGCGGATTAGGCATGGCAGTGTTGATACTGGTCGTGACCGTTGCGGCATTGGAGCCTGTACCAAGGGCATTTGCCGGAATTTCCATCTGGAAATTACTACCAATATCGGTGTTGGTTAGGAATCCTCCAGCGCTAGGCGTAAATGTTTCCGGACGTTCTGCTTTTATGGTAAAGCCGGAAATTGCGGTTAAGGCAATAGTTTGACTAGAGACATTGGAACCACTGACTGTTACCGGTAAAGGACCGCCTTCATAACCATGGCTGTGAGCTCGTATGGTCCATGTGCCATTATCTACATTTAGAGTATAAGTGCCGGTAGAACTGGTTTGAGCCACTGCGTAGCCACCGGCTCCGTCCGTAGCGTCAACAAAAGCATTAGATACTCCGCTGCCATCAACAGTAATAGTACCAGTGATAGTTCTGGCGGCAGTAGTTAAAGCAATCGTGCCCACGGGAACAGTTGCCGTAGTAACTGTAGCGGTACTTTCTGCCGGAGATTTGTATCCCGGTTTGTCTGCTCGAACTTTATAAACTCCGGGCGGAACGCTAATGCTGAATGTCCCGTCAGCAATTGTTTGCCCGCCCAAGAAAATAGTATTGGTTTGTCCGGTTGGCGTGCCGTTTAGAGATACCCAAGCTCCAGAGAGAGCTACTGCATCTCCAGTAATTGTACCAGTCACGGCGTATAACTGTTTGGAACTGCCAACATTATAGGTAATGGATTGAGTGGAGTTAACTGCTGTAGTTGTCCCTAAGCTACCATAAGCTGGATGCCCTGCGCGAACGGTGTAAGTTCCTGGCGGAACAACTATGGTATAGACAGCATTAGCGCCAGAAGTGGTTGAAGTTGAAGTGAAGTTACCGCGGCCGTTAGAGTCACGGACTTCCACGCCGGCATTAGGAATAGCATTGGTGCCATCTGTTATATTAACTGTAATAGTGATAGGCGCTGACTGGGTACAGTTTTTGCCCGAAGTGGTAGTGTTGGCTGTCACCGTAATACCGGTTACCGGCGTACCTTCTCCGACTCCTGGGAAGTAGCAAACGAGTGAGTAAGTGCCAGCCGGAACCTTTATGCTGTAAGTGCCGTCAGAACCGGAAATAGCCATATTGCCACTAGTAAGTGTCGAGTCTTCCGCCCGCACCATCACGCCTTGCACCGCAGTGCTTGCTTGTGTAGCGGTACCGGTAATAGTTCCCATAGACAAATTTTGAGCGGAGAAGTCCTGACCAGTGGAACTGCTGGTTGAAATTGTAATAGTTTTAGTTCCCAATCGCCCGAATCCGGGAGCAAAAGCTTCCACTACCCAAGTGCCTGCAGAGACGTAGAGAGTATAGGCACCATTGGAATCAGTCGGACCACCGACAAAGTTGCCACTGTCGCCTCCGACTGCCGTTGTATTAGAAGTAGAAACAACTTTGCGTCCGGAAACACCAGCGTAAGGAATAGCATTGCCTGAATCGTCCTTGACGGTTCCGGTTATGGTTAGAGTAGTTGCCACATCCAGCACGAAGGCAAGAGTTGTTGGAGTGTTAGCAGCTGCGCCCACGGTAATTTGCTTTTCTGGTACCGGAGGCATGCCCGGTTTGAAGACTCCGCAAAGATAAACTCCGGCAACTGTTTTGAGTGAGAATGCGCCACTGGTATTGGTTTGTCCACCTGTGCCAAAGCCACCAGCCGAACCAGTCGTGGAAGTAGCTACTGGGCGGCAGAACACGCCTGCGCCGGAAACTCCGGTTGCGCTCGAGTCGACTACCGTTCCAGTAATAGTTTTGTCGGCTGTTGATAAAACGAACGCCAGTCCCGAAACGGTTGCATTGGTAACACTAGCAGCCGCAACATTCACCTGAACATTTGGAGGCGGCATGAAGGTAAAGTCTGGTGGTGGTGGTGGTGGCGAACCGGGAGTAAAGGAAGACTCCGGCATATAAGGACCCACGCCAACATTGTAAGAACTGTTAGGACTAACCGGCAAAGAATAAGCGTCAGCACCGCCAGTCAAAGTAATAGTCTTTTTGGTAAATCCATTTGGGGAGGAAGCAAAGACATCAACCTTAGTATTAAGAGTTCCGGTAACAGTTCCAGAAATGGTGATAGCCGCGGCGTTGCTTAAGGCAAAGTTTTTCGTCAAGCTAGAAGCCGAAACCGTAAATGGCTGGGGGGCGGAATTGAATGCCACATTTATGGCGGCTGTTGGCTTTATTCCAACCATATAATCACCGTCAGCCAAATTTGTGAATGTGGCTACACCGTCAATCGTACTATTAGCGGTTGTAGCTTCTTGCCCGCCGGTGGCTGGAGAGAACAAATAAACAGTTACTCCATTTATTCCTTCGCTGGCGTTGTTGGTGCCATTGGAGTTGGCATCCTTAAATACATTTACGGTTAGGGTGCGAGAACCGGCCGTACCCAAATAGAAAGGCGCTGCAGTAATGGTCTGTAAAGTTGCCCGATTGTTAGCTGCCGTATCTTTGGTCTGCATGGTAACGTTATACCCACTTGAAGACGGCACTGTGGAGTTGACGATACCCGAAAGATCCATGCACAAGAATGAATTGGTCCCAGTAGCGGCAGAAGCCGTGGTGATAGTGATAGTGCCCGCATCATTGTTGACGGCGACTGAACCAATGGTCGGCACATTGCTGGCTAGACTATTCAAGTCGGCATTACAGAAACTGTTCGCAGTACTAACTGCCGCAGCATTGGTCAGAGTAAAACCGGCAGGGAAAGTGAGAACAATTTGACCGGTGGAAGGAATAGAAGTTGAAGCTAGAAATTCTATATGATAGTTAGAGGTGGCTCCGGCTCCGCGGCTCATTGGCGTTACTCGGCTCGGATTCATACCCTGCATAGAGGGGTCAATGGTACCAGTGCCCGGTCCGATTTGACCGCCGGTGGTGGTAGAATTTGCGATTGTGCCGAATTGAGTGTTCAAAGCCGGAGTGCCGGTAGCGTCCATAAGGTTATTGCTCAAGTCCTGAACGAGTGGAAGGACTGTAACTTTATAAGTATTGCCATTGGTAAGCGATAAGCCAGTAATGCGAGCAGTCTTGGTTCCTGATTCATACGTTACAGTCTTGCCGCTTAACGCTATGGAGGAGCCGACAGGGCTTTCCAAGGTGAAGTTGGCAATGTTGTCCGCAGCATTCGGCCCGCCTCCGGATTTGACTTGTTCAGAAAAAGTTACAGCCACGCTAAAGTTGTCGGCGTTAACGAACGACAATATAGGCTTAGTGGTATCGGCAGTGGATGTAGTGGTAAAAGTCGAAGTAAAGTTAGCCGCTAAAGCATTGCCAGATAAATCCTTCACTCCGCTTCCGCCAGAAACTATAGTGAAGGTATAGCTGGTATTTGCCGTAAGCGCTGTAGAAGGAGCAAAAGAAACACTGCGGCTTTGAGGATTATAAGCAACCATGCCTGTGACCGTAGCGGCAAGGTTGGAAGTGAGAGCAAGCTTAACCGTAGTAGTGGTCATGGTAGATGGATCCATGTCTTCAGAAAAACCTGCAGTTACTGGTGTGCCAAGAGCGGCGCCAGTCCCAGCATTGGCTGGAGAAACACCGAGTACTGTCGGAGCAGTCGCGTCAGCCACGCCCGAAGCAGTCTTGAAGAATAAGAAATATGAGGCTGTAAAGGGGGTGCCGTTGGTAGTGGTGGCGGTGGTGTTGATTTTTACAATATAACCAGTAGAAGCAGTAAGGGCTGAGCTCGGTGTTAAAGTTAAAGTTTTGGTAGCTGAATCATATGTTTTAGTGGTGGTTATAGCTGTACCAGGCACGCCGAAGTTATCAGTAGACAAACCGACATTGGCGGCGTCAGTAATCGAGCCAGCACCGCTTGAGGCCATGTCCACGCCAAACACCATCTTGATGGGCGCGTTAATAGGATGATTTTGACTACCAGACTGCGGCTGGGTGGACTGGATAACAGGAGGAGTAGTGTTGGTGCCACCGGTAGAGCCAGTGGTAAAGGTAATCACTTGATTGGCAGCTAAAGCATTCCCCGCAGAGTCTTTAACTCCAGTGGTCATGGTCAGAGTATAAGCAGTGGAAACTGCTAAAGTCCCCGGCACATTGTCGAAACGCAAGCTGGTGGAATTTGCCCCAGTGGCGCCATTGGTAATTATATGGAAATTATAAGCATTGTTGTTGGCGGCGTTGGCGGTAGTTTTCGCTAACACCAAGTCCCCTAGAGAAAAAGCTGTGGCAGACTCGCTGACTGCGCCTTCGGCGGCCGGAGTAAGTTTCGAAACTTGAGTGCTAGCGGCAAAAGTCGGCGCCACCGAAGCGCCGTCTAGTCGCAAAGTGGTCGGCGCAATATCTGTGGTAATGTTTTGAGCGGTGGTAACAACATGCCAAGTAAAAGAATTTAAGTTGTCCCCGCCGGCGGTAACTTTGGCAAAAACCAAATCTCCAACCACAAAGTTAATTCCGCCGCTCCCAGTACCAACTACTGCATTGGAACCGTTAACAGCCGAAGTATCAGTCGGAGCAATAGTTGAAAATCTAGAACCGGAAACATAGGCAGGCGCAGAAGCGGCGCCGTCCAGCCTTAAGTCTGTAGAGTTCACCGCCGCGCCGGTAGTAACAATATGCCAGTTGTAACGCACGTCAGTTGGAGTGGCTGTAGTATTGACAACAATTAAATCTCCAGCCGTTACCGCTGTTGCCGCCGTCACTGCTCCGGTCGCTGCCGGAGTGGCTACTTTGGTAACCTGCTGGGGATTAAAGGCGGCGAAACCGTTAACTGCAAAGGTGCCGGAAGTTAAAGTCGCATCGGTGACCAAACCAAGCTCCGCTGGGAAAGTTTCTCTCTGGGTAATAACAATATCACCTACTACAGGCGCAGAGTAAGTCCCTTGCGGAAAAATCGGGCTGGTGCCGGCAATTTGGAAAAAAGAAGTGGAAACTGTTGTTAACTTGGCAAATCTGGAGTCAGCTAAATAAGTCGGCGGGCTGGAAATAACGAAATCAAATCCATCCGGAAAAGGACGAATGGCGCCGTTGACCGCGCTACCGGCAGTGAGCGTGATGTTAGCTGGAATTAAAGTGGTCTGATCCATCTGTTCGGAGAAAGTCATGTGAGGAAACATCATAATCGGCGCTCCGGTCGAGGCAGTTTGGGGAAAGCTCATAGCCGTATTAAGTGTCGGCGCGGTGGTGTCTATAGTTATAGTACGACTTGTTACAGCAGTGATAGATGGGTTAGTAGCAGATGTAACAATATCGCCATTAGCAGCCACGGCAATTGTGAATGCATTGGCGTTGACTGGCGCTGACTTAGTTTTTAAAACCACAAAATAAGTTTCATCCGTAGATAAGGTGGGTGCGGAAGCAGGAGTGATAGTAAAAACATTGCTAGCCGCGTATTGTGGAGTGTTTGCTAACGTGACTTGCGTATCAGTTCCCTGCCCCTGAAATCCGGCAGCTCCGGCATCTTCCCAAAGCTGGATACCACCATTGGTCGTGGCCAAATCAGCCAAGTCGGAAGAGGTGACAGAACTGGCAGTCCATGAAGGTGAACCAGCCGTAGAAGCAAAAGTTACTTTGATAGATGTAAGAGTTTCAGTGTCTGAATCACTACCGAACTGAACTTTCAGCACTGCGGTATTGTCGCTCGAAGCTTTCAGCTTTTGTCCTCCGAATAATGGCGTATTGTCTGTAATAGTGGTCGTGTCAATAGCGTAAACATTACTGTATAAATAAAAAGAAAAAATACTAACGGCAATAATGCCTGTTAGTATGGCGACCGGAGAAAACATTTTGCGAAGAGAAATATTCATAAAAAATTATTCTACTAAAAAATTATAAAAATTTTTTACTGGCAACAAAAACCGACATTCTTGTTGCAAGAAAGATTACCATTTATTATACCACTTCTTAAATGGTACAATAGTGTTTTGCAAGAAAGTTATCCACAGACTGTCGGGTGTTGGACACCCGATAGGTTATGGAAGCGACTCTTCTTCTAAAAGAGAAGTTAGTCCTCTTTCTTCCCGAATGAATGAAACAACGTTCATACACTCTTTTTTAAAATTCTTATTATCTCCATAAAAATCTAACAACTCTTCAGCCTCTACTCTGGAAACAAGGACAAAATTATTCGTATCATACTCTTTTTCGCTTGATAAAACTAAGTGTTCTTTGGCTTTTGGAATGTCATGAACTAAATAATTTAAATGAACATACGGACGAATTTTCAAAAAATAAGCATTATCATCTATTAAATTAGACTTGAATCTACCTTGAAACAGAGCTCCACTTCTCTTATAAATCAAATTAAAATAATTTGTATAACCACCCAATAAACGCTTAAAAAATTCTGAAATTCCTCCGTCTACTTCTTGTTTAACGATAAAATGAAAATGATTTGGATTAAAACAAAAACAAACAATAGAAACAAGAGGATTCGGGTGTCCAACACCCGAATCCTCTTTCTTTTCAAGCATTAAATCTTTAATACTACCTATAGGTCTTACTGTGTTAAATTCTTTTACACTTAAAGCAAATCTATCGAGATCAGCCTTGTTCATAAATATATCTCTTTTATCTACACCTCTATTGTAAATATGATAGTAAAGGCCAGTCACTAATGGATCTTTTCTCATAAATACATTGTATCATAAGCACTTTCGGGTGTCCAACACCCGAATCCAACCGAATCAAGAACAAAAAACCCACCGAAAAGGCGGGTTTTTTGTTAATCTTTAAACTTATATAATTTTAAGATTACTGCGCGTTCATCATCGCTTTTGTCTTCGCGCCAATGAGTCCGTCAGCTACTAGACCATTATTTGCTTGCCATGTTTTTATCACAGCAATTGTCTTTGGACCTAGTTTACCATCAAGCACTAGACCAAGATTCAATTTATCATTCAAGAATCTTTGCAATTC
>Ga0076211_121_pt2 | contig 4860 bp, 6 predicted proteins | sample RifGroE2_FD_68264 | JGI IMG/M metagenome (GOLD analysis project Ga0076211, IMG submission 68264) | Parcubacteria (Nomurabacteria) bacterium GW2011_GWE2_40_10
TCGCGTGCATCCCGCACCCATTTCCTTTCCTATTTTTTGCGGCTCCTCCCCCCATCCCCCTCCGCCGAAAGGCAAGTGGAAGAAAGGAAATGGGTGCGGTCTGCTTCGCCGCTTCGTCCTCCAAAAGCTCCGAAAGGTCGCAAAGTATCCATTGCTCCCAATCTCCGCTTTCTCCGTCCTTGCGGCGACCCGAGGCGCTCCCGTATCCGCGTTTGGTGGTAATTCGTGCGTCCGCTCACACTATGCAAGCACCTCGCACTAGCACGCTCGCATTCGCTCGCGCCGCCTGCTCGGTGTTTGCTTCGTGTTCGCTCTGTGGCTCCGATGACGTTCGTGGTTATCAAAAAACAGATTCTTTCTGTTAAATTCTCCCTTTGGAAACTAACTTTCTATAGTGTTCACCAAGTGCTGTGAGGCGACAACTTTTACTTTCCATAGCTGCATTCCACATGTGTGGTACTCCAACAGGCGCCAACAAATTCAATCTGTTGTATTTTTGAAGGGTAGCAAAAATCTCGGTGTTTTTTGGATTTGGAAGAGGCATATTCTCATCTCTACCCTTCATTTCTGGCTCATATGTTGGATCAAGTTCGTAATTATAGCCCGGAGACGGAAAGAACTGACTAATTTTCTTTAAGTCTTCAAGACTTATGGGCGGAGTTATTTTTCGCAGAGACACAAACTGTTTTACATTTGTTTTAAATACAGGTCGCTGCTCCCATTCGCCAAGTGATTGGTCGATATGTGCATAAATGCTACCAGGGGTTATATCTCCTGTTAAATTTGCAGCTCCACCCTGTAGTGCATCTACAAACAATCTGGTAAAAACACCGCTCCCTTCTTCCTCGGAGGCGTACTGGTCTTTTGTAGACGCAGTTAAAATAGTAACCCCTTCAGATAACACGGAGTGGTCGCTATTAGATGCTGATGCACCAGCTATGCCCGAATGGCAACTATCCAATATTATTATTTTATTTGCCGCGGGCGAATTATTTGCCATGATGAGTACTTCAGACAAGGATATTCCATCATCACCTCTTTCTGAATCGGAAGTGACTAAGTAACCACCGACACTTTCGACATAACCGTGACCGGCGAAATAAAAGAGGGCAATATCTGTATCAATTTTAAATAAATTTGCAATCTCATCTTTGAGGGCAGATTTTTTTATAGAATCCTCTTCTTTACTGGCGGTTAACAATTTAATGTCGAAATTTACGCTTCCATCACCATTTCTCTCCAATACAGATTTTACTTCGTTGGCGTCATTTACACATCCGTGTAGCCCATCGATGTTTTTATAATGATCTATGCCGACTATGAGTGCAGCTGACATAAATTTCTATAGAGAGTTAATGAAATCTTTAATATTGTCCCATGTCCAGGGTTTGGTATTCACTCCCTCGATGTTGGTTCGGTCGTCGGTGTATGCATAAATGCCGAGTATTTTTTTCTTCTCTTCTTTGGCACACTGAATTTCCCACTTTTGGCCACTGGCAGTAAGAGAACTTTTACTAATTAACGCAATGACTCCATCCGATCGTTTAATACGTGTGCGCACCCTTTCTTTCCATTCAGTAGCGTACGGCTCTTTCACTGACATATCTACGTACTCAAAAGGTGAGTCCGTGTTTAAGGACTGACCCCTTAGAAGATCTCTCTGTTTTTCATCCTCCTTTGCGAAAGCAATAAATACAACTTTTTTTGACATAATCTTATTTTAGTTAAATTAATAATGTGGATAACCTGCTCTTGTTTAGGTTATCTTATGGTAGTATACTCTTTGTATGAGAACAAAGTCAAGTGCTGTTATGGACAAACCAACAAAGCGTGAGGCCGAGGTGTTAGATTTTGTGCGCGCCTATCGGCGCGAAAATGGCTATTCCCCTGCACTTACTGAAGTCGCCAAACATTTTAATAGATCTATCCCGACAGTACATCAACATATACAGTCCTTGGGTAAAAAAAATCTACTCTCGGTTGATAAAGGTAAGAAACGATCAATCATTACTCCTCAAGATTACAAATCACCACTTGTAGACATACCCCTTCTTGGAATTATTTCTGCTGGCGGTCCGATTGAGGCAATACGAAATGAAGAAATGATAGGTGTGCCGCGTTCAATGCTTCCAACATCGTCTCACCACTACGCTCTTAAGGTGTCTGGCGTGAGTATGATTGAGGAAGGAATCATGGACGGCGATATTGTGATTGTTCACGACCAACAAACCGTGAACGATGGAGAAAAGGCGGTAGCCTATATGTCGGAGCGAAACGAGGTTACACTGAAAAAGATTTACAGAGAGAAGGATCGAATCAAACTTGTCCCCGCCAATAAAACTATGAAGCCATTTTACGAAACAGATGTGGTAATCCAAGGTAAAGTCGTGGGAGTATTAAGAAAAGAATTTTAAAATATATGTCATTACTATCAATACCAGAAGCATCAAAGTGGGCAACCGAATATCTTGAAAAAGATGTGTCTACAGCAAACATTTCGTACCTTGTACAGTATGGAAAGGTTAAAAAGCACGGCGAAAATGGCTCGACGCAAGTTGATGTCAATGATCTTAAAAAATACTACGAATCGTGGAATGGAAAGCGAGAAGTAGACTGGAAACAAAAACTCGGCAACGATCTAAACTGGGCGCTTTCTTTTGAAACATGTTCACCGACTTCATCCATACAAGGGCAAGTATATTCCGCAGCTTGTTGAATATTTTTTAGGAACGCACACTGATGATTTTAAAAAGGAAGTTTATTTCAAAAGTGGTGATATAGTCCTCGACCCTTTTATGGGTTCTGGCACAACATTAATTCAGTCGCTTGAAATGGGCATCCATTCTATTGGTATAGATGTTTCCGAGTTTAATTGTATGATTGCGAGCTGTAAGGCAACACACTATGACTACGATTATGTGCAGAAAGCAATCAAAAAGATGCTCGCCGCTCTCGATACTTTCGAGCATGACAATCAGATTCAAGAATTTGAAAGCGAACTTTTGGCAGAATTATCAAAATTTAATAACGCCTATTTCCCCGGCTACGAATTCAAATATAAGATAAATCAAGGTAATTTTAATGAAAAAACCTTTTCAAACGAGAAAGAAAAAGAGTTTTTGCCAGTGTATGAAAAATTACTCAAAAAGTATTCAATAAAGCTCAAGCAAGACAAAGCGGATTCTTTTCTTGATATTTGGTTTATGGATAATGTACGTCGTGAGATAGACCATGTATTTCAAACAATTAAGCAAGAGCGAGATGTAAAAACTCGAAAAATTCTTGCGCTCATTCTGAGCCGAACAATCAGATCATGTCGTGCAACAACGCATAGTGACTTGGCTACGCTGAAAGAACCCCAACTAACAACATATTACTGCTTCAAGCACAAAAAAATCTGTAAGCCACTGTTCTCGATCAAAACGATGCTCAATCGGTATGCTTTTGATACGCTCAATCGTATTAAAGATTTCGGTAATTTACGAAAGTCGGTACATTATTCCACTGTTGCCGGCGATTCTCGTTCTGTGGATATTTTTGAGAAGGTGGAAAAGCAGAGTCCAGAATTTGCAAAGATTTTGAAGAAACAAAAAATAGCTGGCATTTTTTGTTCGCCACCGTATGTTGGACAAATTGATTATCACGAACAACATGCGTACGCCTATGACCTCTTAGGTTACAAACGAAATGATGAATTAGAAATTGGTCCGCTGTATAAAGGGCAAGGGCAAGAAGCTCGACGGTCATACGCGCAAGGAATTGCAGATGTATTAAATAACTGCAAACGATACTTCAAGGATGATTATGATGTCTTCCTTGTTGCAAACGATAAATATAATCTTTACCCCGAGATTGCGGAAAAATCGGGGATGAAGATTATAAATCAATTCAAGCGACCTGTCCTAAACAGAACGGAACGAGATCGCAATCCGTATTCAGAAATTATTTTTCACTTTAAATCAAAATAAAATTTATGGCACTATCAAAAGAACAAGTTCAAAATGTTGAGGAAGTCTTGAGAACAAGTCTCCGAAACAAGTTTAAAAATCACAAACCCGAACCGGCTTCAATGCCGTTCCATACTCGCTTACTTGGAAAAGACAGGTTGGCACTTTACTCATTCATCCACTCGCTCAATACAAATTTTGGGACGACCATTTTTGAGCCAGTAGCCCTCGCGCTTGCACAAAAGAACTTCAAAATTGCTAAATCTCAAGCAAAAGCAGGTGATCAAATAAGTACTGGCGCTCAAGCAGAAATACAAAAGATTGTGGATGGACTGACAACTGCCACATCGTCGCCCGATAAAAAAACAGAAATTGAGAGAATACGAAAAGTATGTCAGCAAGGCGAGATGATTAAAGTAAAACCAACAAAAGTCGATCTAATGTTTGAGTCAAAAGACGGCGATCATTTCTTGTTTGATATTAAAACAGCAAAACCAAACGCGGGAGGGTTCAAGGAGTTTAAGCGAACATTGCTTGAGTGGGTGGCGGTAACACTTGCAAATGATCCGGATGCAAAAGTAAATACTTTTGTTGCAATTCCATACAATCCGTACGAGCCAGAGGCGTATAATCGCTGGACAATGCGAGGCATGCTTGATTTGGAAAATGAGCTTAAAGTAGCCGACGAATTTTGGGATTTTCTCGGCGGCAAAGGTACTTACAAAGACCTGCTCGATTGTTTCGAGCGCGTCGGTATCGAGCTACGAGATGAAATCGATGCCTACTTTAAGCGCTTTACCAAGTAGCGTTGCACCCGCACCCATTTCCTTTCTTCCACTTGCCTTTCGGCGGAGGGGGATGGGGGGAGGAGCCGCAAAAAATAGGAAAGGAAATGGGTGCGGGATGCACGCGA